>OCGA01000001.1_pt1 | contig 40580 bp, 37 predicted proteins | sample 1480161 | NCBI WGS metagenome assembly OCGA01 (sample SAMN02324088, study PRJEB22366) | soil metagenome | biome: mixedwood plains | place: Canada | collected 2009-09 | reverse complement strand
ACCCTGCCGCTTACCGGATACCTGTCCGCCTTTCTCCCTTCGGGAAGCGTGGCGCTTTTCCGCTGCATAACCCTGCTTCGGGGTCATTATAGCGATTTTTTCGGTATATCCATCCTTTTTCGCACGATATACAGGATTTTGCCAAAGGGTTCGTGTAGACTTTCCTTGGTGTATCCAACGGCGTCAGCCGGGCAGGATAGGTGAAGTAGGCCCACCCGCGAGCGGGTGTTCCTTCTTCACTGTCCCTTATTCGCACCTGGCGGTGCTCAACGGGAATCCTGCTCTGCGAGGCTGGCCGGCTACCGCCGGCGTAACAGATGAGGGCAAGCGGATGGCTGATGAAACCAAGCCAACCAGGAAGGGCAGCCCACCTATCAAGGTGTACTGCCTTCCAGACGAACGAAGAGCGATTGAGGAAAAGGCGGCGGCGGCCGGCATGAGCCTGTCGGCCTACCTGCTGGCCGTCGGCCAGGGCTACAAAATCACGGGCGTCGTGGACTATGAGCACGTCCGCGAGCTGGCCCGCATCAATGGCGACCTGGGCCGCCTGGGCGGCCTGCTGAAACTCTGGCTCACCGACGACCCGCGCACGGCGCGGTTCGGTGATGCCACGATCCTCGCCCTGCTGGCGAAGATCGAAGAGAAGCAGGACGAGCTTGGCAAGGTCATGATGGGCGTGGTCCGCCCGAGGGCAGAGCCATGACTTTTTTAGCCGCTAAAACGGCCGGGGGGTGCGCGTGATTGCCAAGCACGTCCCCATGCGCTCCATCAAGAAGAGCGACTTCGCGGAGCTGGTGAAGTACATCACCGACGAGCAAGGCAAGACCGAGCGCCCAATACGCAAACCGCCTCTCCCCGCGCGTTGGCCGATTCATTAATGCAGCTGGCACGACAGGTTTCCCGACTGGAAAGCGGGCAGTGAGCGCAACGCAATTAATGTGAGTTAGCTCACTCATTAGGCACCCCAGGCTTTACACTTTATGCTTCCGGCTCGTATGTTGTGTGGAATTGTGAGCGGATAACAATTTCACACAGGAAACAGCTATGACCATGATTACGCCAAGCTTCAAATAATGATTTTATTTTGACTGATAGTGACCTGTTCGTTGCAACAAATTGATAAGCAATGCTTTCTTATAATGCCAACTTTGTACAAGAAAGCTGGGTCACGTCGATCGTCGTCGGCATCGTCACGCTGCCCTTCCTGTTGCGCGGCAATCTGCCGCCGGAAGAAGATCAGGAAGAGGCTTTCTCCGTTTCAGAAGCCTTGGCGAGCGCGGCGAGCAAGGCCGTCAACGAAACCAAGGAAAAGCTGCTCGTCGCCCCGCCGGACGACGCCACGCCGGAACTGATTGAAGAAACGACGCGGCGGATGCTGGACGTGCTGCAACGTAAAATTCTGACCAAAGAAGACGTTAAGAATATCGTGGCGCTGAAGCGGCTGGAAAAGCAGCTGTACTTAGCCTCGTTGCACGCGGAAAGAGAAGAGCTGTATCGGCTGCGCCGCATGAAGAAAATCAGCCATGAGAAACAGAGAAAGCTGCTGCATCGCATTGATATTACTGAGGTGCTGATCGCTGAAGACAGCGTTTAAACGAGGAGATGAAGGCGGTTCGCCCCCCGCCTTCGGCGCGCGGTTGCCGGCCCAACGCCGTAATCGCGCGCCGCAATCGAACGGGAGCTCACGCCACGCCCGCCGTTCGGCTATCTGTGGTACCACGCCTTGAAATACTTCAAAAAGCTGTAGGACACCGCGTAAACGCCGGTCACGGCCCCGACCCGGCCCGCTTTCCAGGCGCCGCTGAAAATGTACCACTTGAAAAATGCGCCGATGGCGCTAATCACCCCTCGGAGAATCGATGGCCTTATCGCCTTGTATTTCACCACGCGCGCCGTATAGCTGTTCAGCTTGGCAAACACTTCCTCGATTGAGAAAAAAGTGTCGTGTTTAACGTGCCCGGCCAGTATCAAGGTGGATGCGCCCCCTTCCGCCGCATCATCTACCGGCGCATCATTGAACTTCACCACCTGGCGATGAAAAAAGCGAATGGGGAAATCCGGTGACGAGACGGGATAAAGCGTTCTGACCGCCTGCCCCAACACAAACCAATCGCGACGAATGCGATAGGCGTTATTTTTGTCGGGGCCTGGGGTGCGCTTGAAAAGCCGCATCGCGTCAACCGCTTCATCATCCATGATCTCATCGCTGTCCAGGCACAAAACCCAGTCATGTCGCGCGCGGGATATGGCGTAATTCATTTGCCGGCCATGGGTTTCAAACGGGTGATAAAGAGGCTTGATATTGAAGTCGTCGCAAATGGCCAAGGTGCCGTCAGTACTGCCCGAATCCACCACGATGATTTCATCGGCGAACGCCGCCACAGGTTGCAACACGTCACGCAGCAGGCGCGATGAATTAAACGTCAATAAACACACGGAAATCCGGTTACAAAAATCCATTTTACAATCCACGACACTGAGAAAATGCAGTCCATGCCAAAAACGGCGGGCGCGCCGTGCAAAAGCGCGCGCCCAAAGCGCTTCTCCTGCCCCGAGCGCCTCTTCAATTAAGTATTTAGAATATTGGCTGCCCTGTCATGCCCTGGATGATGGCATCTGACTATTTCATCAATTTCAATAAAATCAATGAGTAACCAGAATTAAGCTCGGGCGTTCACCGCACCGGCTCACGCGCTGGCGGGCGCCGAGCGCGAGAGCGGCGCTTGGCGGCGCTTTGGTTTTGTTATAACGTATCAAAAAAAGCAAAGGGAAGACGACGATGAAAATCCAGCTGTCGCTGCTGTTTCTCAGCCTGTTGGCCGGCAAGGCTGCGGCGTTTCAGTCAAAAGTGCCCGAGCCACGCACCGAACAGGCGCGTGCGGCGGAACAGAACATCGAAAATCTGTTTTACGGCTTTCACGCTATGGATGCCCAGCCGGTGAATATCGGCCGCTGTGAGGCGGTGCCGGTGGCGGGATGCCAGTGCGCCTTCTGCACCCAGCTGCGGCAGGCCGGGCGCTGACGCTTTTATTCCAGCGCATACTGCACGATCAGCTGCCCTTTCTTCATCTTTACGCCGGTAATCGCGATCGCGCCCACCTCGCCCAACGTGGCGACATGCGTGCCGCCGCAACCGTAGGCGGGCAGCTCGCCGAAACCGATCTGGCGCATCCCGTCCACCGCCTGTTGGCGACGCGGCAAATCGGCGGCGATCAGGCGCGCCAGCTCCGCGTGTAAAAACGCCGCCTCCAGCGTCTGTACGTCCGGCCCCGGCGTGAACGTGATGCGCCCTTCTCCCGGCCAATGATGCGCTTTCATCGGCCGCCAACCGCGGGTTTCCCCCAGCCAGCCGATCAGATGGCCGCCGGAGTGCCAGCGGGCGTGCAGCCGGCGTTGCGCTTCGTCGACCTGCATATTGACCGGCCCGATCGGCAGCGGCGCCGCGGTATAGTGCAACACCCTATCCCCCTGCTGCTGCACCCGCAACACGGTGACGCCGTTCAACGCTCCCACGTCGGCCGGCTGCCCGCCGCCCTGCGGGTGAAACAGCGTGGCGTCCAGTTCCACGGCGTAAGCGCCCGCCTCGGCCGGCTCACAGCTCAATACCTGCGCCTGGCCCTGTAAATCGTCGCTGTAGTAATAACGTCGCTCGGTCATCATTTTTCTCCTCGGTTCGAAGAGCCATTATATTCATGTCATAATCGGAGCATAATCCGTCGCCATCACAATGGACCTTTGCGTCATGAGCACAAATCTTTCTTACGCGCTGTTGGCCGAAATGGCCGTTTTCGTCCAGGTCGTGGAGAGCGGCAGCTTTTCAGCCGCCGCCCGCAAACTGGGCGCTTCACCTTCCGCCGTCAGCCGCAGCGTGGCGAAGCTCGAACAGGCGCTGGCGCTGCAGCTGCTGCATCGCACCACCCGTAAACTGCGGCTGAGCGAAAGCGGCGAAGAGGCGTTTGCGCACTGCCGCACCCTGCTGGCGGCGGCCGACGCGGTGATGGCGATCGGCGGGCGCGGCGCCGCAGAGCCCGAAGGGCTGGTCAGCGTCAGCGTGCCCAAGGCGGTAGGCCGTTTCGTGCTGCATCCGCACATGCCGGCGTTCCTGCGACGTTACCCGAAGGTGGACGTGAGGCTGCGGCTGGAAGATCGTTATATGGATCTGATCGACGACCGCGTCGATCTGGCGCTACGCATTACCGATCGCCCGTCGCCGGGCTTGATCGGCCGTCAGCTGATGCGAATAGACCACCTGCTGTGCGCCACGCCGCACTATCTGGCGCAGCACCGCGCGCCACAGCACCCGCACGATCTGGCGGCGCACAGCTGCATCTATCTGGGAGAAACGCCGAGCGACGCGCAATGGAAGTTCCGCCGCAGCGGCAAAACGGTGACGGTCAACGTGCGCGGCCGCTACGCCGCCAACCACACCGGCGTGCGGCTGGACGCGGTGAAACGGCATATCGGCATCGGCAGCCTACCGTACTTTACCGCCCGCCAGGCGCTCGACGAGGGCGAGATCGTGCAGGTACTGCCGGAATGGGATTTCCTCAGCAGCTATCACGGCGGCCTGTGGTTGCTTTACGCGCCCAACCAGTATCTGCCGCCCAAACTGCGGGTGTTTATCGACTATCTCGTCGCCTGCCTGGCGCAGGAGCCGCAGCTAAAGCGCCTTGCGTAGCGTGATGTTGATGCGGTGCGGCCCCACCAGCGAGTGGTAGCCTTCCTTGACCGGCAGGATGCCGTGGAAACAGAGCCGCGACGGGCCGCCCCACACCACCACGTCGCCGTGCGCCAGCGGGATGCGCCGCGCCCGATCGCTGCGTTGCAGGCCGCCGAACTGAAATACCGCCGGCAACCCGAGCGACACCGAGACGATCGGCGCGCCGAAGTCGTGCTCGTCTTTATCCTGATGCAGCGACAGCTTGCTGCCCGGATCGTAACGGTTCATCAAACAGGAATCCGGCACGAAGGGGCCAAAGCCCGCCTGCTGCGCGGCTTCGTCCGCCAACGCCATCAGAATAGGCGGGATCGGCGGCCAGCGTTTGCCGCTGCGCGCGTCGCGTTCCGAGTAACGGTAGCCGCGGCTGTCGCTGGTCCAGCCGTTGCCGCACCAGCTCATCGCCACCGACATCACATGCCCGCCGGGGGTGGTCAAATGCTGCCACGGCACCTGCGCCACCACGCCCCGCACCGCCGCCAGCAGTGCCGGCCCGTGATCGCGCACAAAGCCGTGCATCACCACCGCGCCGGGGGCGATCTCTTCACGCCACGGCGGCGGTAGCGCGTCTTCAAAAAGATCGATTGTCATCGCCAAAACCTGTATGAATACACAGTATCCATTGTAACCCGCCGCCGCCGATTGTCCAGCGCCCGGCTGCGCCATTGTCGTTGGCGGCAAATTTCTCTACAGTAGCCGCCATAAAATCAATCACTCACCAGGAATGCGTGTGATTAAGGGCATCACTCTTTCGGTCGTCGCCTCCATCTTGTTCGGCGCGATGTATTACTTCACCTCTACCCTCACCCCGCTGAACGGCGAACAGGTCTACGGCTGGCGCACGCTGCTGACGCTGCCGTTCCTGACGCTGTTCATGGCGCTGTCTGGCGATTGGCGCAAGGTGAGCGACACGCTGGTCGGGATAGGCCAACGGCCGCCGCGTCTGCTGGGCCTGCTGCTCACCTCGGCGCTGCTGGGGGTGCAGCTGTGGCTGTTCCTGTGGGCGCCGCTGCACGGCAAGGCGCTCGACGTGTCGCTCGGCTATTTTCTGCTGCCGCTGACCATGGTGCTGGCGGGCCGTTTGATCTACCGCGATCGGCTGTCGCTGCTGCAAAAACTGGCGGTGGCGTGCGCCGTGGCGGGGGTGGGCAATGAGCTGTATCAGGCGGGCGGCGTATCGTGGCCGACGCTGGTGGTAGCGCTGGGGTATCCGCTCTACTTTATTTTGCGGCGGCGTTTCGGCACCGACAATCTCGGCGGCCTGTGGTGCGAGCTGACGCTGATGCTGCCGGCGGCGGCCTGGTTCGCCTTCGGCGACGGCGGCGCGGCGGCGCTGCAGATCAATGCCGAGCTGTATTGGCGCATTCCGCTGCTCGGCGTCATCAGCGCCGTGGCACTGGTGTGTTACATCCTCGCCAGCCGCATGCTGCCGTTCAGCCTGTTCGGCCTGCTGAGCTATGTGGAACCGGTGCTGCTGGTGCTTGTCGCGCTGCTGCTCGGCGAGAGCATCAGCCAAAGCGAATGGCCAACCTATCTGGCGATCTGGCTGGCGGTGCTGCTGCTGGCGGCGGAGGGCGCGCGGCACCTGCTGCGCCGCCAGCGGGTCTGACTCAGGCGGCCAGCGTGGCGCCGCCGTCGATCACGATGTCCTGCATGGTGATGTGGCTGGCCAAATCCGAGGCCAGGAACAGCACCGCGTTGGCGATCTCGTCCGGACGCGCGATTTTACCCAGCGGGATCCCCAGCTTGAACATCTCGGGGAAGCCGGCGATGGTGCGTTGCTGCGCATCGTCGGTCTGCCACATGCCGCGCTGCATCGGCGTGTCGGTCGAGCCCGGCGACACCAGATTGCACCGCACGCCGAACGGCGCCATCTCCAACCCCACGCAGTGGTTCAGGCTGGTCAGCGCCGCCTTGGAGGCGCAGTAGGCCGCCATCTGCGCGCGCGGCACGTGCGCGGCGTTGGAGCCGATGCTGACGATCGCCCCGCTGCGCTGCGCCTTGAAGTGCGGCAGCACGGCGCGAAACAGGTAAAACGCCCCCGAGGCGTTGACGTTGATGCACTGGTGCCAGTCATCCACGCTCAGATCTTCGGTATTGCCCATGCGCAGAATACCGGCGGCGTTGACCAACACGTCCAGTCGCGGGTTCTCCGCCAGCTGTTGGCGGCACACCGCCTCCACCAGCTCCGGCCGGCTGATGTCCAACGTCACGCAGGGGTAAGGCAGATCCGGATTGGCGAATTCTCGGTCAAACCCCACCACCTCGGCGCCCTGGGTCAAAAAGTGGCGGGCGATCTGCTCGCCGATGCCGCGCGCCGCGCCGGTCACCCACACGCGTTTGCCGGTGAAATCCATCTGAATGCTCATGCGCGCACCGCCATCCGGGCGCACCGCCGGGTCATGTTGTTGTTCATCGTTGTCTCCTGCGAAAGGCTATGACGCGGCGCGGACTGCGCCGCAAAGAGGCCTACAGCGCGCCGCTGTTCAGGCCGAAAGCGTTGAGCATGGTGCCCAGTTTGGCGGTGGTTTCCATCCACTCGGACTGCGGCGTCGAGGCGGCGACGATGCCCGCGCCGGCGAACAGCCGCACCCGGTTGCCGCGCAGCAGCCCGCTGCGGATGACGATCGCCCACTCGCCGTCGCCGTTGGCGTCGCACCAGCCGACGATGCCGCTGAACAAGCCGCGATCGTGCGGTTCCAGAGCGGCGATCAGCTGGCGGGCGCTTTCGGTCGGGAAGCCGCACAGCGCCGGCGTCGGATGCAGCAGGCAGGCCAGCTGCATCACGTTGAGATTCGGGTTCAGCAGCTCGCCGCGAATGCGGGTGGACAGGTGCCACATGGTGCCGGTGCTGAGCAGCGACGGGCCGCTGGGTACGCTCAGGGTGGCGCACAATGGCGCCAGGTGGCGGCGAATGTCGTCGATCACCAGCTTGTGTTCGTATTTGTCTTTGGTCGAGCGCATCAGGCGCTCGCTGCCGAGGCGATCCTGCTGCGGATCGTCCTGCCGGCGCGCCGAGCCCGCCAGCGGATTGGTGTGGATCTCGCCGCCCTGCTTGCGGATCAGCAGTTCAGGGCTGGCGCCGATCAACACGCTGCCATCGGCCAGCGGCAGGGAGAAGTGGTAACCGGTCGGGTTCTGCACCATCAGGTTATTGAGGATCCGGTGGCCGGCCACCGGTTGTTCCAGCTCGATATCGAGGATGCGCGACAGCACCGCCTTGTCCAGCTTGCCTTGTTTAAAGCGGCTGACCGCTTCCGCGACCGCGTGTTTGAATCGCGGTTCATCTGGAATACTGGTGCAGGCGACCAGGCGATGCGGCTGTTGCAGCATCGGGCGCGCGGCGCGGATAAAGCTGTCGTTGGCGACGAATCGGCTTTCTTCAGGTATATACAGGCAGGAAGGCCGGCGCGTGTCGAACGGAATGGCGCCCACCACCACCGGGGCCGCCTGGCCGGCGGCTTTGGCGCGCGCCAGCGCCTGGCGAATATGCTGCGCCAGCGCGCTGCCTTCCTGCTCGCCGCCGAACGCTGGCGTCTCGATACGCTCAAACACGCCATCGGCGGAGAGGGAACGGAATTCTGACCGGTACAAAAAGGTCGATTGTTCGGCGTACTCAAACCCGGAGAAGGTTTGGTTTTCTGTCGTCAGTGTCGCCACAAGACCACTCCTTTGTTGCGCCTCACCAATGATAATGTTTATGCGAATAATTATCATTAGCTGTAAAGGGTGGGTAAATTACACCGGATCCCCACCGTCGGTCAATCTCCGATGAATGAATCTTTCCGCACGCCGCGGCAAATTCGCGTTACGCCACAACAAGAAATAACACACTGTTATTATTGTGTTTTAGCAAAAAATAAAAGTCGTGACATCGTCACCTTCACGCCAAAACCGCCCGGCGAAACGCCGTCCGGCGCAGCAATGCGGCGTCAACGTGGTGAGCAGCGCCAATTCGAACGTCTGCCGCTGCGCATCCACCGCCACCATCCGCGCATCAAGAAAATCGAAATATCGGCGCACCTGCGGGTACAGCGCTTTGAACAGGCTCTCTTTGGCGGAAAACGTCAGCGTCAGCAGCTCGTTGAACGGCAGCGTTTCGCCCAGCAACGTCTCGCGCTCCACCGGTGAAACGATCGCGCTCCACAGCTCCTCCGCTCGCGCCACGGACAGCAGCGTCTCCACATCCAGCCCAACGCCGCCCAGCCCGCTCTCTCGGTGTACGGCGCACAGCGCGGTATGCGAATTATGGCTCAGCGCCCCGGCGATGCCCGGCGGCCACTGCGGCGCGCGATCTTCGCCGCGCGCCAGGGTGAAGTCGGCGAAACCGAGCGGCGCCAGCAGCTGCCGCGCCAGCACACGCCCGGCCAGATACTCCGCACGGCGTTTCGGCACCGCGCGCGCCAGATGGTCCGGCAGCGCAAATCCCGCCTCGGGAAAACTGTCGTCGCGATACTCCGCCAGCGCAAACTGGCAGCGCGCCACCTGGCCCGGATAGCCGTCCGGTGTGAAAAATTCGATATTGCGGATAAAAGTGGGCAACGGCGGTATCCATGATAAGCAGGCAGGCTGATGATGTTAGCCCCCGAAACGGCCTGCAACAATGACCCTGGGCAAAATAAATGGCGTTAAGTCCCGCGCGGCGGCGCGTTGGACGAAGTGGGAAAAGGCCTCTCCCCCGCATTCGGGAGAGAGGCCGGGCATTACAAGATGCCTTTCATGGTCTTCTCGAAATCGCTCCAGGCGCAGAAGCCGTCTTTATCGATCGGGCAGCCTTTCAGCGCCAGCGTCACGCGCTGCGGCGGGGTTTGCAGCGTCAGCGGCGTCGCCTTGCGCAGCTGTTCGGTGGACTGATAGACGTACTCGATCTTCAGCAATTCACGGTCGTTCTGCGCGTCGCGCCAGCGCTGGAACACCAGTTTGCCGCCGATCGGCGTTTTCTCGTACTGCTGCGGCAGCTGATACGGCTGGAACTGCATGGCCGACAGCAGCGAGGCGATATTGGAGTCGTGGCCCACCAGCACCGTCAGCTTCGGCGCGTCCGGTTTGCGCTCGCCCAGCAGCGCGTTGTTGATGTAGGTCAGCAGCGGCTTGGCGACGTTCTGCGCCACCACCGGCGAGGTGAACAGCGAATCCTGATAGCCGTCTTTCAACTGCGCCAGCTGCTGCCACTGGTGCGGCGTGGCGATTTTGCCCCAGGCCACCTCTTTCATCGGGAAACCTTCGTAATACTGCAGCATAAAGGCGTCCACCAGCGAGTTGCCCACCCGCAGCGGGCCGGTGACGCCCGGCTCTTTGCCCGGCACCGCGCTCATCACGCTGGCTTCTTTGGTCAGGTCGCAGTGTTTGTCGGTCTTGCAGGCGGCGGAATCCTTGTAGTCGATGATCTTCGCCAACTGCTGATAAGAGGCGTCCAGCTTCAGCGATCCCAGCGCGGCATTCATCGCCGCCAGCGCCTGCTGGTTGAAGGCTTCGCTGGTGTCGGTGATGATCGGGTTGAAGGTCGGATCCATCTCGCCCATCTTGTCCTGATGGTGCACGCTGACGTCGCAGCCGGGGAACGCGCCATTGCTGAAGAACTGCGCGGTGGCCACCGTGCGCTGCAGGCTGTTGGCGTAGACGTACACGCTGCCGGCGGTCGGGCAGCCCTCTTGCGGCAACAGGCCGGTCTGCTTCAGCCAGGCGTTGAAATAGTGCCCCATATACACTTCCAGCACCCCGCCCTTGGTGGTCAGCTGGCCGCCCGGCGTTTCCCAGGCCGGCCAGGCCTTCGGCGTGGACTGCGCCAGCACGCTGCCGTTGTTGGCCAGCGGCGCGCGCAGGTTATGGCGGCTCATCACCAGCACCTGTTCCAGTTGATAACCGCCGGCGTCCGCCAGCGCGTTCCCGGTGAATAACAAAGGCAGGCACAGCAATAACGTTTTTTTTCTCATCCGCAGAGGCTCCCGGAAAATGATTATTTTTAAGGTGTTAGCGTTTGCCTGCGTATGATGGCGGGGTTAGTGTGACAAGTGTGTGACAGGGTTCACGGGAAAAGATCGTACCAGCGGCCACCGGGCGGCGGCCGCTGTGCGTCAACTCAGTACCACAGGCTCATGATTGGCCAGCCGATCAGCAGCAGCGCGGCGATGTACACCACGCCGAGAATCCCGCCCAGGCGCCAGTAGTCTTTCGACTTCACATAGCCGCAGCCGTAGATAATCACCCCCGGCCCGGTGGCGTACGGCGTCAGCACGCCCATGATGCCGATCGACAGCACCAGCAGCATCGACAGCTGCTCCATCGGCACGCCCGGCAACCCTTTGCCGACCGCCAGGATCACCGGCAGCATGGTGGCGGTGTGCGCCGACAGGCTGGCGAACAGGTAGTGGGCGAAGTAGAACACCAGCACCAGCGCCACTACCGTCATGTTCGGCGAGAAGCCGTCCAGGTGGGTGCTCATGGTCTGGGCGAACCAGTCGATAAAGCCGGAGCGCGTCAGGCCGTTGGCCATCACCACCAGCGTCGCCAGGTTAACCAGCGTATTCCAGGCGCTGGAGTATTTGGTAATGTCTTTCCACGACACCACGTGCAGCGCCAGCATCAGCGACACCGCCAACAGGCACACCGCAGTGGCGTCCAGCACCTTGCCGCCGAACACCCACAGGCATAGGCTGAGCAGCACCAGGCCGATCAGGGTGTACTCCTTGCGCGTCAGCTTGCCCATTTCCCCCAGCGCGGTATTCGCCCAGGCGGCCACTTCGCTGCTGTGGGTCACGCCCGGTTTGTAGAGGTAGTAGGAGATCAACGGCGCGATGATCAGCAGCAGCAGGCCGACCGGCAGGAACGCCAGGAACCACTGCATCCAGCTGATGTGCACCCCGGCTATCTTGCCGACGAACTCGATGCCCAGCACGTTCGGCGCGGCGCCGGTAACGAACATCGAGGAGCTGATGCTGGTGCCGACCACCATCATCCACATCAGGTAGCCGCCGATGCGGCGCGAAGAGGGATCGTTAGGGAAGGAATCGAACAACGGCGGCAGGTTTTTCACCACCGGGAACACCGTGCCGCCGGTGCGCGCGGTGTTGGACGGCGTGAACGGCGCCAGCAGGATATCGATGATCACCACCGCATAGCCCAGCGTCAGCGTGCGCTTGCCCATGAATTTCACCAGGAACAGCGCGATGCGCCGCCCCAGCCCGGTGGCCTCGTAGCCCAGCGCGAAGATAAAAGCACCGAACACCAGCCAGACGGTGGTGCTGGAGAAGCCCGCCAGCCCCCATTTCAGCGCCTCTTTACCGGCCTTGAAGCCCGGCTCCGCCAGTTCCTGCGCGCCGAACAGCACCCAGTTGGCGCTCAGCACGCTGACGGTCACCGCGATAAAACTGATGGCGGTGGCCGGGATCGGCTCCAGAATCATGCCGACGATCATCGCCACAAAGATGGCGAAATAGTGCCACGCCTGCGGCGGCATGCCGTCGGGCACCGGTATCAATAACAGGATCGCGAGCACCGCCAGCGGCGCTATCGCTTTCCAGATCTTTTCCTGGGTTTGGGACATAGGGACTCTCCTGAAGGCTTGGTTATTATTCTTGGGCACCCAGCTGCGCCAGCAGCCAGGTCACTATCAACAAGTCGGCGCTGCCGCCGGGGCTGAGGTTGCGGGCAATGCAGTCGGCATCGAAGCGCCGCAGGCGCGCCAGGCCCGCTTCCCCCGCCGAGCCGCCCTGTGCCAGCAGCAAGGCCGCCCGGCGCCGCAGCCAGCGCAGCCCGCGCAGGCCGCCGCGCGAGGCGACGTTGGTGTCATCGTTGTGGGCCATCAGCCACAGCAGGCTGTCCAGCAGCGCCCGCTGTTCGTCGCCACCGGCGGCCAGCCGTTGCCGATACAGCGGCAGCGCGCCGTCAAGCACCAACCGAAAACCGGATTCCGCCTCGCCGCGCGCGCCGCTGAGGCCATACGCAGCGAACAAGCGCTGGCCGGCGGTCTGCCCGGCGTTGTTGCATCGCAGTTCGCTGTCCACCAGCCCTCGGCACATCGCCGCCACTTCGGCGCATAACGATGCGGCGCTGATGGCCCGGCCCTGCTGCTGCAGGCGGCCGAAGGCGGCGCACAGCAACCCGAGTGAGAACACGCTGCCCTTATGGGTGTTAATGCCGCCGGTGGCGCGAAACATCTGGTTTTCACAGGCCAGGCCGAGCGGCCGCAGCCGCGCCAACTGCCGCTCCACCGGCCGGCAGGCGTCTTCGCGGCCGCGCTGGATAAAACGCGGCAGCCACACGCCGATGGCGCGGGCGCTGCGGTAGAAATGCCCAAGATCCATGTCGCGATGGGCGCCGGTGTTATGACGATCCACCAACCCCGGTTTGGGCGTGAGGTTGACCTCCACCAACAGCGCGCGAAAGGCGGCGCGGGCGAAGTCGCAGGCCGGCTCGGCTCGGCGGGCGGGTGGATTAATCGGCAGAGATCGCATCGTTGAACATCCTTTCCATTTCTTGCAGCAGCTGCTCGCTGCCATGCCGCCGCTGGCGGGCGCAGATCTTGGCCGGTTGGCCGCACAGCAGGCAGCGCCGCGCCGGCAGGCCGATGTCGCGGCGCGACAGGATTCGCCCCTGCGCATCCAGCACGTCGATATCCCACAGCCGGCCGATCGGGCGGCTCACCTCCAGCTGCATGGCGCAATCTTTTACCCGTTGGGCGTCGGCGCGCAGCGCCACAAACCCTTCGCAGCCGGTGGCGAGCGCCAGCGCCTCGGCCTGCGGGCTCGGCCAGCCCTGTTCGGCGCACAGCCGCAGCAGCGCCGCCCACCCGAGGTTGAAGATGCCGCGCGTCAGCGCGCTGTCCTTCACCGGGCCGGGCACCACCAGCGTCAGCACCAGCAGCGTGCACTCGTGCTGCGCCAGCCACGCCTGCTGGCGCGCCTGACGGCATTCGCGGCTGGTGAGCAGCTCCGGCAGGCTGACCGCACGTTCGGCGGCCAGTTGGGGATCGACGGCGGCCATCGGTTACTCCGCCACCTGATGCACCACGTCGATCACCGAGCCGTCGCGATAGCGCACCACCGCCACCACCTTGTCGGTAAAGGCGATCGGTTGCGGTTCGCCGGTCAGCTGCAGCGCGCGGGCGCGCAGCCAGTCGATGCTCACCACCTCAAGCCCGGCCTCCCGCAGGCGTTGTGCCAGCTCCGGCCGCGCCGGGTTGACGGCGATGCCGTGGTCGGTCACCAGAATGTCGATGCTGGAGCCCGGCGTGACGCAGGTGGTCACCTGCTCCACCAGCGTCGGGATGCGCCCGCGCACCAACGGCGCGACGATGATCGCCAGCCGCGCGGCGGCGGCGGTGTCGCAGTGGCCGCCGGACGCGCCGCGCAGCACGCCGTCGGAGCCGGTCAGCACGTTAACGTTGAAGCCGGTGTCGATTTCCAGCGCGCTCAGCACCACCACGTCGAGCCGATCGACCGACGCGCCCTTGGAGCTGAAGTTGGCGTACTGGTTGGCGCTGATTTCGATATGACGCGGGTTGCGCGCCAGCGAGGTCGCCGCCGCCCGATCGAAGCTCTGCACGTCCAGCAGCTTGCCGATCAACCCTTTCTCGTGCAGATCCACCATGGTCGAGGTGATGCCGCCGAGGGCGAACGCGGCGCGAATGCCGCGGGCGCGCATCTTGTCCTCCAGGAACCGGGTCACCGCCAGCGAGGCGCCGCCGGTGCCGGTTTGCAGCGAGAACCCTTCGGTGAAGTAGCCGGAACCGGCGATCACCTCGGCGGCGCGGCGGGCGATCAACAGCTCGCGCGGGTTCGAGGTCATGCGCGTGGCGTCGGCGCCGATCTTGTCGGCGTCGCCCACCCGCTCCAACTGCACGATCAGATCCACCCGATCCTGCGCCAGGCTGGCGGGATGATGCGGATACGGCACCAGCTGCTCGGTCAGCAACACCACGGTGCCCGCCGCCTCGGCGTCCACCCGCGCATAGCCGAGCGAGCCGCAGCAGGCTTCACCGCTGTAGCCGTTGGCGTTGCCGAACTCATCGCAGGCCGGCACGCCGAGGAAGGCCACGTCTATCTTCAGCTCGCCGGATTCGATCAGATTGACCCGGCCGCCGTGCGAGTGAATTTGCACCGGCTCCGCCAGCAGGCCGCGCGATACGGCGTCCGCCAGCGGGCCGCGCAGCCCGGAGGTGTAAATGCGGCTCACCACGCCGTGGCGGATATGCTCAACCAACGGCGCATGGCAGTCGGTCAGCGAGCTGGAGGCCAGCGTCAGGTTGCGGAACCCCATCGCCGCCAGCGTCTCCATCACCTGATTGAGCGCCAGATCGCCGCCGCGAAACGCATGGTGGAACGAGATGGTCATGCCGTCCTGCAGCCCGCTGCGGCGCACCGCTTCCTGCAAGGAGTCGCACAGCTTGAGATCGCGCGGTTTACGCGCCTGCAGGTTGGCTTTGGACACGTCCTGATAACCCGGCAGATCCGCCGGGTTGGCGAAGGTCATCAATCGTTGTTGGCGGTTCATCATGCTTCCTCCCCGTGCTGCGCCGGTTCTTCCCGTAAGCCGGACAGCGCGGCGCGCTCCAGCACCAGCCGGGCGCGTTCAATCACCGGGCTGTCGACCATTTTTCCGTTGAGCGACACCACGCCGCGCCCTTCCCGCTCCGCCGCTTCGGCGGCGTCCACCACCCGCTGCGCGTGCGCCACCTCTTTGGCGGTCGGCGCATATAGGTTGTGCAGCAGCTCAATCTGGCGCGGGTTGATCAGCGATTTGCCGTCGAAGCCGAGCTGTTTGATCAGCGCCGCTTCCTGCAGGAAGCCGACCTCGTTGTTGGCGTCGGAGTAGACGGTGTCGAACGCCTGAATGCCGGCGGCGCGCGCCGCCTGCAGCAGCGAGCAGCGGGCGAACAGCAGCTCAATGCCCTCCGGCGAGCGTTCGGTGCGCAGGTTGCGCACATAGTCTTCCGCTCCCAGCGCGATGCCGATAAGACGCGGCGAAGCGTGCGCGATCGCCACCGCGTTGGTGATGCCCTGCGCCGATTCGATCGCCGCCAGCAGCCCGGTGCTGCCTACCGGCCGGCCGCAGGCCGCCTCGATGGCGGCGATCTCGCGCTCCATGTCGACAACGTCCTGAGCGCTGTCGGTCTTCGGCAGGCGCACGATGTCCGCGCCGCCGCGCACCACCGCCTGCAGGTCCGCCAGGCCGTAGGCGGAGTCGAGCGCATTGACGCGCACGATGGTTTCCACCTCCTGGTACAGCGGATGCTGCAACGCGTGGTACACCAGCCGGCGCGCCGCGTCTTTTTCACGCAGGATCACCGAGTCTTCCAGATCGAACATCAGGGCATCGGCCTGGTAGATAAAGGCGTTGCTGACCATCGCCGCGTTGGCGCCGGGAACGAACAGCATGCTGCGGCGCAGCCGGGTTTTATTCAGCGTTTTCATCTTTCGCCTCCCACGGCAGTTGGCCGCCCTCGCAGGCGCGCATCAGCGCGGTTTCCAGCCGGGCGCGCAGCACGCAGTCCAGCGCCCCCTTGTCGTCGACGATCACCTGTACCGGCTCCACCTCATAGCGCTGCAGCACCTCCAGCAGGGTGCGGCGGATCGCCGCGCCGAACTGTTTTTCCACGCTGCTGGCGATCAACAGATCGTGCTGCGGCCCCTCGGCGGGCGCGATGCGCACCATGACATCGCTGGACTCCAGCGTGCCGGCCATTGCTTCTCGGATAATTTTCATCATTCACCTGATTGTGCGGACTCAAAAGGATGCGGGGCCGCCTTGGCCCGGCGCTGCGTTTGCAGATCCTGCAGGTAGTACAGGGTGTCCGGCGGCACCAGCGGCGCGGCGGCGTGGAAGTCCCCCGCCGCCAGCAGCTTGCGCACCCAGGAGGCGGAGATCGCCGTGCCCTGATATTGCAAACGCTCGATTTCCACCAGCGCGATCGGCGGGCTGGGCAGCGCCAGCGTTTCCAGCCAGTAGCGCATGTCGCGGTTGTATTTCGCGGTCACCGCGCAGAACGGCTCGTTGCCGACGAAGCGGTGGGTAATGCCCAGCGCGGGCGCCAGATACTGGCGGAAGATCTTCAGATCGATTTCGGTGTAACAGTCGTCGGCCACGCCCTGATCCTTGATGAAGTAACAGGGGAAGGTGGCGCGCGAGATCACGTACTGCGAGCCTTCGTGTACCGTAAGGTTGGGGATATCGGCGGTGCCGGCCAGCACCAGCCGGCGCCGGTCTTCATAGCTGAAGCGCGAGGTGTTTTCTTTCACCAGAAACAGGTGCAGCCAGTCGCAGCGTTTGGCCGCCTGACGCACCAGATACTGGTGCCCGCGGGTGAAGGGGTTGGCGTTCATCACGATACTGCCGATGGTGTCGCCCGGCCGGCGCTGGCTCGCCAGCTGGGCGGCGTAGCGCTTCAGGCGGCACGGGCTGTTTTCCATCAGCACCACGATGCCCGGCACGGTGGCGATCGGGTAGAAACCGCACTGGCGGAACAGCGGCTCGTTCTGCACCTTGGTGTAGATAAACAGCTGGGTGTGGTGGCGCTCGTAGGCCAGGTTCACCAGCTCGGTCGCCAGCGCCAGCGCCAACCCTTCGCCGCGCATCAGCGGGCTGATGGCGACGCATTTGATAATATTGTCGGCGATGCCGCCGCAGGCGACCAATTTGTCGTGCTGGGTAACGGTAATAAATATTTCAACCGTGGTATCGATATTCAGATCGTTACTGCGCAAGAAGGCGCTTATTTCCGAAATCGCTTTATGATCCGATCGCTTTACCCGATTAAATACGGCATCGCCTAACATAACACGCTCTCTGGGTTAACTGGCAAACAACAAATGAAATACAAAAAGGCATTTTAATTAACATCAGAAATGGCAATTAAAACCTTAAAAACCATGAAGATAAAATCATCCTCTCGTTCGATAAACCCATGGTAAGCAGAAAAAAAACGCGGATTATTGACCTATTTCACAAACCGATCCCGGTTAATAAGTTATTTAATGTTCTTTATTTGCTTAATTAATCTTATGGTGTTTATTATTGAGATAATCTTTATTTGGCGCCGCAATTCACTTACATTCACTTAGCATTTTTATTGCAATTACGGGTCGCACTATGGAATGGCTGAACATCCTGATCGTTGAAGACGAAACGCCGCTGGCGGAGATGCACGCGGAGTTTATCCGCCAGAACGGCGGCTGCCGCCAGATTTGGCTGGCCGGCACGCTGGCGCAGGCGCGCGCCATGACCGAACGCTTCAAGCCGGATCTGATCCTGCTGGACAACTTTCTGCCGGACGGCCAGGGCATCACCCTGCTGCGCGAACTGACGCTGAGCGGGTATCGCGGCGGCATCGTGTTCATCACCGCCGCCAGCGACATGGCCACCGTGGCCGAGGCGTTGCGCTACGGCGTGTTCGACTACCTGATCAAACCGCTGGCCTATGACCGGCTGAGCCAGACGCTGCTGCGCTTCAGCCAGCGCCGCGAAGCGTTGAAGGACAAAGCGCGCCTCAACCAGCGCCGCATCGACGAGATGTTCAATACCTACGCCCGCGGCGAGCAGCAGGCGGCGCTGCCCGCCGGCATCGACGAGCTGACGCTGGGCAAGGTCCGCGCGCTGTTCGCCGAACCCGCCGCGCGGCACACCGCTGAAAGCGTTGCGCAAAAAATGGGGCTCAGCCGCACCACCGCTCGCCGTTATCTGGAGTTTTGCACCGCCGCGCAGCAGCTGCGCGCCGAGATCATTTACGGCAAGGTAGGCCGCCCACAGCGGATCTATCGCGCCGGCGAGCCGCATTAACGGTTATTTGATCGCCCTTGCAAGGTTGCGTGTAACCGCTTTACTTTTTATGCGCCGGTCAGCATCTTGGTGAGCATCACCTAGCCGACTGGACGATCGCCGATGCCTGCTGCGCCCCTAGCTTCCCTGACCGAGATCCTCGCCCGCCGTGACTGGCAAAACCCCGCCTGCACCCACTACCGCCGGCTGGAGGCCCACCCGCCGTTCGCCAGCTGGCGCACGGTGGAAGACGCGCGCGACGACGCCCCCAGCGCCAGCCGCCGATCGCTGAACGGCGAGTGGCGCTTCAACTATTTCCCGCGCCCAGAGGCGGCACCGGAGAGCTGGCTGCAGCAGGATCTGCCGGACGCCGCCCCGCTGGCGGTGCCGGGCAACTGGCAGCTTGCCGGCTACGACGCGCCGATCTACACCAACGTGCGCTACCCGTTCCCGGTCGATCCGCCGCGCGTGCCGGAAGACAACCCGACCGGCTGCTACTCGCGCGCCTTCAGCGTCGATCCGGCCTGGCTGGCCGCCGGCCAGACGCGCGTCATCTTCGACGGCGTCAACTCGGCGTTCTATTTATGGTGCAACGGCCATTGGGTCGGCTATTCGCAGGACAGCCGCCTGCCGGCGGAGTTCGATCTCAGCCCGTGGCTGCGGCCGGGTGAAAACCGGCTGGCGGTGATGGTGCTGCGCTGGTGCGACGGCAGCTATCTGGAAGATCAGGACATGTGGCGCATGAGCGGCATCTTCCGCGACGTCAGCCTGCTGCACAAACCCGCCGCGCACCTGAGCGATGTGCGCATCACCACGCCGCTGCATGACAGCTTTACCCGCGGCGAACTGGTGGTGACCGCGCGCGCCAATCGGCCCGGCCCGCTGCAGGTGCAGGTTCAGCTGTGGCGCGATGGCGCGCGGGTGGCCGAACGCATCCAGCCGCTCGGCAGCGAGATCGTGGACGAGCGCGGCGCCTATGACGATCGCGTCACGCTGCGCCTGCCGGTGGAACGCCCGGCGCTGTGGAGCGCCGAAACGCCCACGCTGTATCGCGCCACCGTCGCCCTGCTCTCGCCCGAGGGGGAGATTATCGAGGTGGAGGCCTATGACGTCGGCTTCCGCCAGGTGGAGATCAGCGGCGGGCTGTTGAAGCTCAACGGGCAGCCGCTGCTGATCCGCGGCGTTAACCGCCACGAGCATCATCCGCGCCACGGCCAGGTGATGGACGAGGCGACGATGCGCCACGATATCCTGCTGATGAAGCAGCACAACTTCAACGCGGTGCGCTGCTCGCATTACCCCAACCACCCGCTGTGGTACCGGTTGTGCGACCGCTACGGGCTGTACGTGGTGGACGAAGCCAATATCGAAACCCACGGCATGCAGCCGATGAACCGCCTGGCTGACGATCCGCTGTGGCTGCCGGCGATGAGCGAGCGCGTCACGCGCATGGTGCAACGCGATCGCAACCACCCTTGCATCATTATCTGGTCGCTGGGCAACGAGTCCGGCCACGGCGCGAACCACGACGCGCTGTACCGCTGGGTGAAAAGCCAGGATCCGACCCGCCCGGTGCAATATGAAGGCGGCGGCGCCGACACCGCCGCCACCGACATCATCTGCCCGATGTATGCGCGAGTGGATCAGGATCAGCCGTTCCCGGCAGTGCCCAAATGGGCGATCGGCAAGTGGATCGGCCTGCCGGAGGAGCCGCGCCCGCTGATCCTGTGCGAATACGCCCACGCGATGGGCAACAGTTTCGGCGGTTTCGAGCGCTACTGGCGCGCGTTCCACGCACATCCGCGCCTGCAGGGCGGCTTTGTCTGGGACTGGGTCGATCAGGCGCTGATCAAACGCGACGATCGCGGCGAAGAGTTCTGGGCCTACGGCGGCGACTTCGGCGACACCCCCAACGATCGCCAGTTCTGCCTGAACGGGCTGGTGTTCGCGGATCGCACCCCGCATCCGGCGCTGTTCGAAGCGCAGCGGGCGCAGCAGCTGTTCCGCTTCGCCTTCGATGCCGCCTCGCTGACGCTGACCGTCACCAGCGATTACCTGTTCCGCCACACCGACAACGAACAGCTCAACTGGCGGCTGGAGCTGGACGGCGTGGAGCGCGCCAGCGGCAGCCTCGATCTGGCGCTGCCGCCGCAGGGCAGCACTCGCTTCACCCTGCTCGACCGGCTGCCGATGCTGCATCAGCCCGGCGAGCTGTGGCTGAACGTGGAGGTGGTGCAGCCGCAGGCCACCGACTGGTCCGAAGCGCACCACCGCTGCGCCTGGGATCAGTGGCGGGTGCCGCGCGCGCTGCATCCCGCGCCGCCGCCGGCGCAGGGCGTGCCGCCAATGCTGATTGAAGACGATCAGGGGCTGACGCTCACCCACGGCGACCAGCGTTGGCGCTTCGAGCGCAGCAGCGGCCACCTGACGCAGTGGTGGCAGAATGAGCAGCCGCAGTTGCTGACGCCGCTGCGCGACGGTTTTGCGCGCGCGCCGATCGATAACGACATCGGCGTCAGCGAAGCGGACCATATCGATCCCAACGCCTGGATCGAACGCTGGAAGCTGGCGGGCCTGTACCGGCTGGAAGAGCGCTGCACGCAGTTGCAGGCCGATGCGCTGCAAAACGGCGTGCGGGTGGTGAGCGAACACCAGTTCGGCGTGGACGGGCAGATTTTGCTGATTAGCCGCAAGCAGTGGCTGTTCGACGCGCTGGGCGCGGTGAGCGTGAACGTGGAGGTCGAGGTGGCCGACGCCCTGCCGCCGCCGGCGCGCATCGGCCTGCACTGCCAACTGGCGACGGTGCAGCCGCAGGCGGAATGGCTGGGTCTGGGCCCGCACGAGAACTACCCGGATCGCCGCCTGGCCGCGCAATACGGGCGCTGGCGCCTGCCGCTGGCAGCTCTGCACACGCCGTATATTTTCCCCGGCGAGAACGGCCTGCGCTGCGACACCCGCAGCCTGCGCTACGGCGGCTGGCGCATCGACGGCCGCTTCCACTTCTCGCTCAGCCGCTACGGCCTGCAACAGCTGATGGCCTGCAGCCACCAGCACCTGCTGCAGCCGGAAGCAGGCACCTGGCTGCACCTGGACGGCTTCCACATGGGGGTGGGCGGCGACGATTCCTGGAGCCCGAGCGTGCACCGGGATTACCTGCTCACCGCCGGCGTTTACCGCTATCAGCTGCGCCTGCAGCGAGCGCCAGAGGGCTAAATCTGCCAAAAAACTCAACGGGTTGCGCATTCTGTAAGCAAACAGTCACAGAATGTGTAATCCGCCTTTGACATGCCGACGACGCCTCGCTATTATTCGCCCCGTTCACACGATTCCTCTGTAGTTCAGTCGGTAGAACGGCGGACTGTTAATCCGTATGTCACTGGTTCGAGTCCAGTCAGAGGAGCCATATTTAGAGAAGCCCGCTCAGGGAAACCTGAGCGGGCTTTTTGCTGTTGGCGGGTTTGGGCTGCGGCAGGCAACCGGCTGTCTGAATGCCAACCGCATTGACAGCGAAAATACCCTTGCCCGACGAACGCCTGCGCCGCCGGCTATCACCCCGGCCCTTCACTGCCCGCCGCCAGCAGCGGCACCAGGATATCGCTAATCGGCGTAGGCATGCCCTGCAAGCGCCCATAACGCTGCACGACACCGTTGCGTATGTCCCACTCCAGTGGCCGGTTGGCCTGCCGGTCGGCAAGAATAGAGGTGCCCAAATCCGCGGGCGCACGCTGAAAGCCATCCACGATCGCCTCCGGCACGTTATCGTGAAGCACCGCACCCTGCGCGCGCGCGACGGCCAGGCATTCACGCAGATAAGCCAGGGCCAGTTGCGTTATGTCGGCGCGCGAAAACATGCCTGCGCGGCGATTGGCCAGCACCATCAGCCCCGCAGCCGCATTCTGCAACAGCTTACGCCAAGCAATCGAGAGAAAATCCGATGACAGCTCAACCGCACAGCGTGAACCGCTGAGCGCGTCGGCGATCGCTTGCGCCTGTGGCGCATCCGGCAGCGTCAGGCGCGGCGTGGCGCGCAGCCTGACGGACGCATCTTGCTCGCGCTGCGCCGGAAACCACACCACGGAGGGCAGCACCGTCGCCCCATTGACGTAAGGCGCCAGCAGAGATTGCTGCTCGACGCCGTTTTGCAGCGCACACACGACGGTGTTTTTATTGCACAACGCCGCCAGCCAGCCCGCGCTGTCGGCCACCTGAGTGGTTTTTACGGCGACAAAAACCAGATCGTAGGGATGGGCGACGGTACGCGGATCGCTTAAAACCGGCCCCGGCACCACCACTTCTCCCTCATCGTGGCGCAGAATTAATTGCGGATGGGCCGTACGCCCGCAAAGCAGCGGCGTGCGGCCCACTTCATGAAGCGCCGCGGCGATGGCGGTGCCGATGGCGCCGGGGCCAATAAGCGCAATAGTAGGGCGATCGGACATAGCGAGTCCTCCAGGTTGGATTAACCGTTCATCAGCCCGCGGTTTCTTTTACGCGCTAATGCTGATGCAGGATAAGCGGGCGCCAGGGTAAATGATACGGCGGCAAGGAGATAAACGCAGCTGTAGGAAACTATCCGGCCCCTTCCCCCAGTGAAACCCACTCTTTTATCTAAGAAGATTCCTAACCCAGCTGACGGAAATCCCTTCCTGACGCCAATACGCGGATTTACCCGCCGATTTACAGCAATAATCCTGAAAAAACAATCGATAAGCCAAACTCTCTCGCTCAGCAAGTTGCGTCTATCCTTTCGCTATGGGCGCCTGCCGCCCATCGTTCGCTGCAGATCGCGGCATGCGCGTTTCTGGCTGTTCGGGTTTCGGTTTTATTCCATCGCGCGCTTCCATTCATCATGTTGAATTTCACAGCAATCTCTCAGCAACAAGGAGTGTTTATATGGCTTACGTCATTACCGACCGAGAAAAACTGCAAGCGATTTGGGAGGCCGCCAAAGCCGGCGACTGGCCAGCGGTATATGCCGCCTCCGTCGATGCGCTCACCGATCCCAACCATGCCAACCAACCCATTGAGGGCGTGGATATCGCGGTGTATACCTGGATCAAAGGCGCCTATGGCGTGAACTCGAATCAGGGGGCGTTTGCCCATTACATTCGCGACCAAACCAAGCTGCAGTATGAGCTGCGCACCGGGCATGTGCCCGATGACTGGGAGGCGCGCATTCAGAATGCCTCCGACAACATCGCCAAAAACTTCGCCAAAACGCTGTTTGGCGTCGATCTGAGCAGCGATCCCAACGCGCCGCTGCCGGATGCCCCGCCCACCAGCGCCAAAGTGCCGGACATTCACGAGGTCGGCCTGATCGACGCCGGCGCGGCGGCGTCCGAAGTGTTCACCGACGCCTCCTCGACCGGCGCCCCCAACTATTCCCCCTGGGCCGGCACCACGCTGTTCTCTTATTTAGGCGATACCTCGTTCTTTACCGAATGGGTGGCGACCAACGACACCTCGGCCTTTAAGGTGGAAGGCGGGACTTACGATCTGATTGCCGCGGCGCAGGTCTCCATGCAGATGAAAAACCTCAGCTACGTGGTTGAAACGCTGCTGGCGGGCGAAGTGCCCACCTATTTAACCACCCTCGGCATTGGCCACGAGACCATCCGCCTCGCCGCCGAAGCGGCGCGTGATTTCTACACCGAATCCTACGGCAGCAGCGTGACCGGCGGCGGCAGCCTCATTCCCGGCAAGCTGGATATCGGCTCGGCGATTTTCAACGACATTGCCGACGTGCTGTCCACGCCGAATCTGTACCGCGTCGGTACGCTGCATGACGACGATTTCACGCTGGCGTTCGGCAATATCGCCGTTAACACCGGCAGCGGCGACGACACCATCAGCGTGCCGCGCGGCTGGCAAAACAACGCCGGCAACTACGGCTGGACGGTGATCGACGGCGGCAGCGGCCACGATACGGTCGATTATTCCAGCCTGTCGCACGGGGTAAACCTGAAGTTTGACGCCCAGGGCAGCTATGGCGGGCGCGGGGTGATCGAGAAAAACGGCATCGGGCTGTATGGCTTCAAGGACGGGCTGTACAACATTGAGGCGGTGAAGCTGACGGACTTTAAGGATAACGTCACCTTTAACGATCGGGTGCTAACGCCGGCCAACGGCCTGGAGGTCAACCTGGGCAAAGGCTCCAGCGAGATTCGCTTCGAGCACGGCTATACCACTGCGCCGGGTGGGAGCGCGCCGCAGGATTATCTCGGCGTGAACCTGAGCATGCTGTCCAACGATGTGCCCTTCCCCAACAGCCTGCTGAATATTCCCGTAAAGCAAACTCACAATATCTACATCGACGACAGCTTCGAGCTGGGCTTTTTACAGGCCTCTTCCCTGTCTATCGATAACCACCTGCTGGCCTTCGGCACCGAAGGCTCAAACAGCAGCTTCTCGCTGAACTACAACGCGCAAACCCATACGCAGGATCTGTCGATATTCATGCAGGGTGAAAGCGCGCTCAATCAACACGTCGTCAATATCTACAATTGGGCGCAAGGCGACTTCGGCATCACGCTCGAGCAGCCGGCCATTCAGCTCGTCGGCTTGCAAACCGTTACGCCGCAAGAGCTCGCGGCCGCCTAAGCGAAGCCCGCCGGGTTTACCGGCGGGCTGTTTTCCTTCAGCGCGGCGGCTCAGGCCCCATCCCGCTCCGCAACCCGCGCCATCAACGCTCCCAGCAGCGCCAGGTCGACCAGCAACGCCAGCGCGAAACAGCTTCCCCTCACGCCCGGCGCGGCGTAGGTTTGCACCAGCGAAGCGGCAATCACTACGGCCACGATAGTCACCACAGTCGTCAGCCTGCACGCCACAGCGAACGCCGCTTTCTCCTCCACCGCCGTGCGGTAGGCAACGCCCTGCCCCAGGCCGCCGAGGGCGATGCCCGCCAGCAGAGCCGGCCAGTCATGGCCGCCGAACAGCATCAGCAATGTGAATAGCCATCCCGCCGCCGCCAGCAAAAAGCCGTGGCGGAGCATAGCCAGCGCAGGCCGGTTCCGCAGCGGCTGCCAGCGGGCCAGTGCGGCGCCGCCGAGAAACGCCAGCGCCAATGCCGTCAGCAGCATCAGGGTCGCGCCGATGCCCTGCAGGCTCTCCGCCTCCAGCAGCAAAGCGCCCGCCGCGACCGGCACGCTGAGCGCCAGGGCGCTCGCTGCCGTTCCCGTGTGTGTCATGGCGCCCAGGGCGCCGTTGTTGATAGAAAGGCTCATCGCTCACTCCCGATAGGGTGGAAATGATGAAATAAATTCATTTCCCTGTTCACATGTCAGTAGCCTATCTCTTGTATAATCGGTCAGACAAACTCATAGTTTTCAGCCTTAGATGAGAATAACTCAGCCATGAGAAAACCCCGTTTGCCGCCGCTGGGCGCGCTGCGCGCTTTCCACGCCGTGGCCGGCTGCCGCAGCTTCAAACTGGCCGCCGAGGCGCTGGGCGTCAGCGCGACGGCGGTCAGCCACCAGATCAAGCTGCTGGAATCGGTGCTGGAATGCCGGGTGTGCGAGCGCAGCGCGCAGGGCGTCAGCCTGACCGAGACCGGCGAGATCCTGTATGCCGGCACCCAGCGCGCCTTTGCCGCGCTGGAACAGTCCGTCGCCCAAATCACCCGCGCCCGGCAGCCGCCGGCGCTGACCGTCACCACCACCTCCAATTTTCTCACCCACTGGCTGGTGCCGCGCCTGGCGGATTTCAAGGCGGAGTTTCCCGCCATCGATCTGCGCCTGCACACCAGCGTCGAGCGGGTGGATCTCAGCCAGCGCACCGTGGACGTCGCCATCCGCTACCGTGAAACGCCGGAAAGCGATCTGTACTGCACCCTGCTGCATGAGGATCGCTTTATCGTGGTCGCCAGCCCGGCGCTGGCGCTGGCGCGCATCGAGGATTTGCAGCGGGTGACGCTGTTTCACGTGGCGCATCGGCAGGTGCCCGCCGACTCGCCGACCTGGGAGAACTGGCGACGGCGCTACGGGCCGGAAGGGTTGAACGTGGAAGCCGGGCTGACCTTCAGCGACGAAACCCATGCGCTGCAGGCGGCGGTGGCCGGCCAGGGAGTGGTGATCGCCAGCCGGCTGCTGGCGCGCGATTTGTTGCAGCGCGGCGTGCTGGCCGCGCCGTTCGAGATGGCGTTACCCGGCGCCAACTACTATCTGATGACCACCGAAGAGACCGCGCAGCGCCCCGATATCATTGCGCTGCGCGAGTGGCTGCTGCGGCAAATGGCGGCAGGCTAACGGCTCTCGGGGGCAATTTCGCCCAGGCGGATCGCCACGCTGATCGCCTGCGCGGTGGTGGCGGCGCCAAGGCGCCGGCGAATGCGGCGCAGGTGGTTTTCCACCGTGCGTTCAGACAGGCCGAGCATCGCGGCGATATCCGCCTGTCGTCGGCCGATGGCGGTCCAGCTCAGCACCTCACGCTCGCGCGCCGACAGCCGGCCTTCTTCTTTGCCGGCCGCCGGTTCAAACAGCCGCCGCGCCGCCAAAAAGGCCGCCGTGCCCACCAGCGACAGCGCCAACCGCACCGGCAGCGAGGCGTCGATGCGCTCGCCTCCCAGGCTGACGGCGCCCTCCAGGCCGGCGGGGCCGAACACCGGGATTTGCACGCCGTGCAGGCCCGCGCCGCGCGGCGTGTGCACAATCCGGTAGCGCTCTCCCTGCTGCGCCCGGGTCTTGGTCCAGAAGAACGGCTCGCTGGCCCGCAGCATGTGGCGAGTCACCGGGCAGTGCCGCACGTAGGTCAGCGCATCGACCGCCTCCCCCTCGCCGAACCAGTCGCCTTCGACCCAATAGATATGCTCGATCCCCGCCTCCGCCGTGGCGGAAGCGGAAAACAGCACAAAGCGATCGAAGCCGAACGGCGCGGCGAAGGCGCGAACCCGCCCCTGAATGGCGGACAGGGTTCGCTCGTGGTCCATCGCCAACGCCGTCTGGAAAGCGCGCTGCGCGATCTCATCGCTCATCGCGCGGCGACGTCGGCCAGCAGCGTCTCCGCCGCCAGTTTGCCGAGGTTGTTGGAAGCCAGCGGGCTGTCGCCGGTCAGCAGGCGCCGATCTTTATGCACCTTGCCGGTGATGTCGGCATTGACGATCTTCACGCCCAGCTCACGCAGGCGTTCGCCCACCAGCCAGGGCATCGGGCCGGGGATATAGCCGATGTCGACGTTGGCGCCGGTATCGAGAGCATCCGGGAACACGCACATCTCATAGCCGCGATAGAGGAAATCGTCTTTGCTCTCGCCGATGCCCGCCGCCAGCAAACCGGCGGGCCCGTGGCACAGCGAGATCACGTAGCGATCGTTGTCATGGGCCCAGTGCAGCGTCTTTTTCACCTCTTCACTGAACGGGATATCGTTGAGCACGCCGTGGCCGCCGGGAATGAAAACGCCGAGATAGTTGCCGCCATCCAGATCCTTCACGACTTCCGTCAGCTTTTTCGGCTGCTTGAGTTGGCTGCGGTACTTCTCATAGGTGGCCTTGACCGCTGGGTCTTCATGCGGGAACGCCCACATCTCCAGCTTCACCGGATCGCCGGACGGCGTGGCGATGTCGATCTCGAAACCGGCCAGATCCAGGTGATACATCGGCAGCAGCATCTCGACCGGATGGTTGCCGGTGGAGAAGAACTTGCCGTTTTGCATCAGCAGGTAGCGCTCCTGCGAGGCGATCATCAGCACCTTCCACTTGCCGCCGCGATAGGCGTTCGGGTAGCTGGCGCCCGTGAAGTCGGTTTTGGACGAGGTGTACTGGCTGAGGGAGTAAGGTGATGGGAAGAACGCGTTGTCTTCCGCCACATCCGGGGTGGGATTACGATCGTTGGATACTGAATCAGTCATGATTATCTCCATATTCACCGTTGCATTTCTCTTTCAGCTTAAATAACCGCCGGCGGGGCCGCAATGCGGGATATCCCTCAATCGCCCTCGCACTGGCTGCGCTCAAGCGGGGTGCCGTAGCGCGACAATGAACGTTTCTTCGCTGACGCCGGCATATTCGTACCGGCACTTTCTCACCGGCACCTGGAAGTAGCGCTCCAGGATATCCTCTTGCAGCAAGGCGTTTTTATCGCCAAACATGCACTGTCGCTTATTCATCAGCAGGCACTTGTCGGAGATGCGATCGGCGTAATGCAGAAAATGCGTATTCAGCACGATCGTCATCTGCTGCTCTTTGGCGAGGCGCCAGAGCATCTCGATCATTTTAGCCTGATTGTAAAAATCCAGGTTCGACTCCGGTTCGTCGAGGATCATGACGTCGGGGTCCGCCGCCAGCGCCTTGGCGAAATAACACATCTGCAGTTCCCCGCCGCTGATCTGATTGATGTTTTTCTGCGCCAGCGGCGCGATCTCCAGCGCGTGCAACACCGCCTGCGCCTTGGCGAAATCTTGCCGTCGCGGCCCGGCGAACCACCCCGCCTGGCGAGCGCAGCCGAAAGTGACAAAATCGAGCACGCCATACGCGAAATGCGGCGTTTTCGCCTGCGGCACATAGGCCAGTCGGGCGGGCCGATTGTCGATGCGGCCGATCTGGCACACGCCTGACAAGGGCCGGCACAGGCCCGCGACATGTCTCAGCAGCGTGGTTTTACCGGCGCCGTTCGGCCCGAGCACGCTGAGGATCTCGCCGCGTTTCAGATGAAAACTGACGTTGTCGAGAATGGGCTCGCACCCTTTGAACCCCAGGGTCAACTGGCTAACGGTGATCATGTTTGCTGCTCATAATAAAAAGGAGGGCGAAAAGCGGCGCGCCGATCAGCGCGGTCAGGATGCCGATCGGGATTTCAGCGTAGGTGGCGCCTCTGGCGATATTGTCGATCACCAGCAAAAACAGCGCCCCGCTCAGCGCCGAAGCCGGGATCAGGCGACCGTGGTTATACCCCAACACGCTTCGCACCAAATGCGGGATCACCAAGCCGACCCACCCCACCACGCCGGCCAAGCTCACCGAGGCGGAAACCAGCAGAGAGGCGGCGATCAGCAACAGGATCTTCAGCCGGGGCGGATTCAGACCGGCGATGCGCGCCTCGTCGTCCCCAAGAGAGAGAATGTTCATATTCCACCTGAGCCGGTAGATAGTCAGGTAACACGCCGCAAACAGCGGGATCAGCCAATAAACCTGCGCTTTCGCTACCGAAGCGAAGCTGCCCATCAGCCAGAAGACGATCGCCGGCAAGGTATCCTGCGGATCGGCGACATATTTTATGACCGAGACAAACGCGATAAACAGCGACGCGATAATCATGCCGGACAAAAGCGTGGTGAGCGCATCCTGCCGGCGTTTGAGGCGGCAGATGCCGAGCACCAGCAACAGGCTCACCACGCCGAAAAGAAACGACAGCAGCGAACTCAGTGCAAAAGGCAAACTCAATAGAATGCCCAGCGCAGCGCCAAAGGCGGAGGCGGAAGACGTACCCAGCACGTCCGGGCTGGCCAATGCGTTTTTCAACACCGCCTGAAAGGTCGCGCCGGCGACCGCCAACCCGCCGCCCACCAGCATCACCGCCACTACCCGCGGCGCGCGCAGGTTAAAAATCACCGAATAGCGGGCCTCATTTTCCCCCGGCATGTTCCCCTGCCATAAAATCTGCGCCACATCATGGGCCGACAAGGCGTAGCGGCCGGCAAACAGCGATGCGAAGGCGACTGCACACAGCGAAATGAACAATCCCGCCATGATCGCCGCATATTTTCCTCTGCCCGGCATCCCCAAGCTCCTCCAATGGATTAACGCTATTCAACCGTGGCGCTAGCGTTGCGCCAGCACCTCATCCAGCAACCGGTCCGGGATCGCGTAGGAGAACATCGTCTGATAATAACGACGCGTCTCCTGCCGCAGCGTCTTGTCGCTAATGTCTTCGGGCGCGTATCGGTTGATCATGAACAGCGGCAACAGTGACGTTTCCGCCGACAGGCCCCCCCAGTTGTGAATGCCCACCGGCGTCGAGAAAACCTTGCCGTTTTTCACCGCCCTGAGCGTCTCCCACGCCTGGCCGGGGATCCCCCCGTGCAGCAGCGCTGTTGCGCTGCCGAACACCACGAAAATCACATCCGGATCCCAGGCCATGATCTGCTCCATCGACACGTTGATGTACCTGCCGGCATCGCCCTTCACCGGCAAATCCCCGGCGACGTTATCCATGCCGGCCATTTTCAGATAGGTGTCGCCGTAGGTGTGCGGGCCGCTCACCTTCAGCTGCCTGCCGTCGCTTTCTTCCAGATATAACGCCCTGACGTGCTGCGCGCGGATGGCTGCGGCATAGGGGCGGATCTGCTTCAGGGTCCTTTCCCAGGCGTCTTTGAATTTATGCGTGCGCGGCAGGCCGAGGGTGTCGGCGAAGGTATTTTCCCAATACACCTGGGTGACCATCGGCTGGTATTTGGTCTTCCCGCCGGCGTCCAGATCGACCGTCATCACGCCCGCCCTTTCCAGCCGATCGTCCTGGCTTTTGCCGTAGTAATAAATGATGTCGGGCCGCAGATTCATTAACGACTCCATGTTGACCCGATAGTCCTTATTGATGAAATCGGACGTGATCCTGCCGATGTCAGGCTTCATGTCTTTCAACACATGCATATCGGCATGCATGAATGCCCAGGGGCCGACGCCGACGACGTGCCGATAGGCCGCCTCGTTGGCCAGGATCACGCCGAAGGGGCAGTTGCCGGTGATGACGATCCGCGGGTAGCTGCCGGGCAGCGTTTGCGCCGCCGCGCTCTGCGGCAGCGCGGCCGCTTCCGGCTGGCTGGCGCCGGCGCAAGGCAGCATCGGCAAAGCGGCTATCGCCAGCAAGGCGGTGGCGATGAATGTCAGTTTTACGGCCATGAGGCCTCCTGCGCGCACGCGCAATGGCGCGCGTCGATGAGCGGTGTCAGGCCGAGGCGGCGATGCCGGCGGCCATGATGGTGATCCCGGCAACGAAAACGATCGCCGCGGTGGCGACCGCGCCGCCGCCGACCAACGCGGCGGTTTTTCCTTCGGAAATGTCTTTTCGCTGCAGGAAAGAGAGTTGCGACAGGGGAATGATTTTTCCGCTGTCGGCAACGATGTCTTTCGGTTCAACCTTCGCAACCGTCAGCTCGCCGCCGCTGCCGTCCTTCAGGCCGTATTTCAGCCGATCGCCGACATACACCGGCGGCTGCAACAGATAATACGGGCTATTGAGCCCCGCCTCTTTTTGTTGCAGCGCCACGTCGTGGTAGGTCGAGCAGCCGCTGAGGGAAAACGCCGCCATCCCGATAATGAGCGGCACCAGGTGTGTGAATCGCATGGGAAACCTCGAACGTGCTTATTTGCTGGTTTTTAACGTAACGGCGGACTTGAAGCGCATATAGCTCACGGCCAGAGAGAGAAACGAGAACGCCGCCCCCGCCATTAAGCTGATAGTCGTCGCTTGCGCGCCGCGCATATTGAAGAAAATCGCCACTAACGCCGAACCGACGATTTGCCCAATCAACCGGGAACTGCCCAACAGACCGCTGGCGATGCTGCTGTTTTCATGAGAGACCGAGGTCATGATCAGCAGGTTGTTCGGTGATTGAAACAGGCCGAAACCGATGCCGCACAGCGCCACACGCCATACGATCGCCCCATTCGACGGATCGGCCGGCAGGTTGGCCATCAGCAGCATGCCGGCCAACAAGCAGGCGAGGCCTGACAGGGCGACGAGATTGGGATCGTATTTCTTGGTCAAATCGCCGGAAATCAACGACGACACCATGGTGGCCAGCGGCCAGGCGGTCAGCAGCAGACCGATTTCCACCACGTTTCTTTGCAGGACATTGTGGAAATAAAAAGGCAGCGATACAAAAGCCAAAAGCTGGGTGCTGTAAGACAGCATCGACATCAGCAAAGACAATGACAGCGTCGGGTTATGCAGCATCGCGACCGGGATCAGCGCGGCGTTGGCCTTTCTTTTCTGATTGATGTACAGCCACCCGGCCAGTCCGGCGAATACCGCAAAGCTCAGCGCCGCCGCCGGCAGATGGCGGGTGGTCATGCTCATCGTGCTGAGCGAGAAAGCGATAAACAGCACAAACACCAACAGGGCGCCCCCGCTGTCGAAGCCAACGCTGCGCCGCTCGCGGGAGCCCAGAAATATCACGCTCAGCAGCAGCGACAGGCAGGCGATGGGAACATTGATGGTGAACAGCCAGTTCCAGCTCGTTTGAGAAAGTATCGCCGAGGCGATGGACGGCCCGGCGGCGGCGGAAACCGACACCACCATCACGTTAATCCCCAGGCCGCGCCCCAGCAGCCTTGCCGGGTAGATCTCCTTAATCAGCGCCGCATTGACGCTGAGCACCGCCGCCGCGCCGAAGCCCTGTATCACTCGGAACGCCGTCAGCATCGCCAGCGTGTCGGAAAGCGCGCAGCCCAACGAGGAGAAAGCAAACAGCACCACCCCGGCCATAAAGATTTTTTTATTGCCCACCGCTCTGCCCAGCGCCGCAAAGGGCATCAACGACGCGACGACGGCAAACTGGTAGGCATTGATAATCATGATGGAGGCCGATTCGGAAACGGCGAAATCTTTCGCGATCACCGGCAGCGCTACGTTGGCGATGGTGCTGTCGAGCATGGCGATGACCGTGCTTAACGAGACGGCGAGAACCGCGAATAGATTTAGCGTCTCTTTTTCCTGGTGTTTAAAAGTCATGTTAACGCTCCAAAAACGTGGGTGTCTTTATGCTGGCATGCCGGCGGCAAAGACGCCGTTTTTATCAATTTTTGTAATTACGTTATAACATATCATTATTGGATGGTAATAAATCTCATTTGAAATATTGGATTGCATAGTGTTTCAAAATAAGAATTAACAAATGCAATACAAATAAATCACAATATAAATACCCAATCAAATAACCACATTTAGTATAAAAACCGGTTGATTTATAGAATGACATTAAAAGTAACAGGCGCTAACAGACAACGATGATGCCGGTATAAATTGTTATGTTATAACAAAACAACCTTCCCTTTATGCGGGTTAACCTTATGGCTAAGAAGGACCTTTTGAACACGCGCTTGTCCCGCCGCAGAATGATGCTGGCCGGGCTGGCGGCTCTGGCGCTCAATAGCGCCGTTTCTCCGCTGGCTGGCGCCCACGGCTTGCCACGCCCCAAAAAACAGGCGGGCCCTCAGGGTGCGCGAAAACGATTCCTGGTCATGTTGGATCCCGGCCATGGCGGCATCGACTCCGGCGCCATTGGCCACACCGGTTCGCTGGAAAAACATGTCGTTCTGGCGATCGCCAGAAACGTGCGGGCGCAGCTCGATCGACACGGCATCGATGCCCGCCTGACGCGAGACAGCGACGTTTTTATTCCGCTGTACGATCGGGTGGAGATCGCGCACCGGCACGGCGCGGATCTTTTCATGTCGATTCACGCCGACGGCTTTACCTGCCCCAGCGCCTGCGGCGCTTCGGTCTTTGCGCTTTCCACTAAGGGCGCCAGCAGCGCGATGGCGAAATACTTATCGAACAGTGAAAACGCGGCGGACGATCTCGCCGGCCCCCACGTCATCAAGAAAGATCGCTATTTGCAGAAGATACTGTTTGATTTGGAACAAACGGAAACCATCAAAGAAAGCCTGACGCTGGGCTCGCACCTGATCCAACATATTGCGCCCATCCATCATTTGCATGCCAAAAATACCGAACAGGCGGCCTTCGTGGTGTTGAAATCCCCGTACATTCCTTCGGTATTGGTGGAAACCTCGTTCATCACCAACCCCGAGGAAGAAAGGCTGCTGGGCACCCCTGCATTCCGAAATAAAATCGCCACCGCCATCACGCAGGGGATCGTCAGCTACTTTAAACACGTCACGCACGCTTAAGCTTCACCAGGACGGCAAGCCGGCCGGCTTGCCGCGCACAGGGACGACGTCATCATGATAAAATGCAATCCTCGCGCTTTTTCGGCGAGCCTGTGGCTCCCGCTGCTGGCCCTGTTGCCGCGCAGCGCCTTCGCCGTGCCGCTGACGGTATCGCAACACAGCAGCCTGAATTTCTACGGCACGATTATCGCCAGACGCTACAGCGGCCAAAGCGAACGCGACGACGGCGACCGCAGCTATCTCTATTTAGGCCTGATCGGCAAAAAAAAGATCGCGCCGCGCTGGCGGGCCTACGCCCATTGGGAATATACCGTCAGCTTCGCCGACGCCACCCGAAACAGCACCCGGCTCGCCTACCTCGGCGTGCAGAACGCCGCCCTGGGCAGCCTCGATATCGGCCGCAACTGGGGCGTGCTCTATGATGTGACCGCCCTGACCGATCGCTCCCCGCTGTTCAGAGAAATGGCCTACAACTACATCGACAACTTTATGCGCGGCCGGGCGCACAACCTGCTCACTTACCGCAAACCTTTCAGCCTGTTTCAGCGGCACGCCGCCCTCGCGCTGCAGTATCAGTTCAAAGACGGCGACGATCGACAGGCGCTGGGCAAACAAAACGGCAACGGGTTCGGCGCCTCCTTCCGCTATGCGCTGACGCCGACGCTCAGCCTCATCGCCGCCGCTTCGGCGTCTCAAACCACGCAGCGGCAGCAACGCGCCGCCGGCTATCGTCGGCGCATCGATACGCTGGCCGAGGGGGTTCTCTATGCGTCGAAAAAAATCTATCTCGCGGCCGTGTTCACCCAAAGCGACAACGCCATCAGCCCGCAACAAACCGCTAACCGCGGCTCGGCGTCCAGTTATGAAGCGCTCGCCAAATACCGGCTGACGGACCACATCCAACCCAACATCGGCTATACCCGTTTGATACAGGCCCGGGCAGGCCGCAACACCGACTTATTGAACTACGAGGAGTTGGGCGTGACCTGGTTGCTCAATAGCAACATGCAGGTGTTTATTAACTATGAATTCAATAACCTTTCTCGGCACGCTCCCGGCGTCGATGCGTCGGACAAACTCGATATGGGCATCAGCTATCACTGGTGACGCGCTGCCGCAGCCAATAAAAAGCCCCGCCCGGTGAAGGGCGAGGCTCGCTCGCGCCGATCGAGACGGTGCGAGAGGATCATGAGGGCAGAGTGATGACAGGGTGCCGAATGCGCCTGCTCATGGCGCGACGGACGCCTCAGCGCGGCGCTTGCGCGTTTTTCCACTCCCGCCAAATCGTTTCCAGCCCGGCGCGATACGTCGTGACGGCGAAGTCGGGAAAACGCTGTTTGAACTTGGTCGAGTCGAACAGGTTATCGTGCTCGTAGCGCGGCAGCAGCTCGCGCATCTCTCGCGCCCCGGACGAAACCAACCCCGCGGCGATCAACGCCCATTTGCCGATAACGGAATATGAAATGTCCTTCCCAAACACCTCGCAGGCCAACGCGGCGAACTGCGCATAGGTGAGCCGCTCGTCGCAGCACGGGAGATGCCACGTCTGGCCGAACGCGTCGGGCGTATTACCGAGCCGGGCTAACCCACGGCTGGCGTCGGGCGTCCAGATCAGCGTGCGCAGCCTGTCGTCGCGAACCGGCACGCGCGGTTTTTCCCCCGCTTTCAGCCTGTCGACGATCAGCGCATTGGTGAAGCTCTGCGTTTTTCCCGGCCCATAAAACTCGGGCGCACGACCGATCAGCACGGGGATCTGCTTGCGCTCCATCTCGTCGAGCACCTTCTCGGTCATCAGAGCGCGCACCCGTCCCTTGCGCCCCCGAGGCGCGAACGGCGTCGATTCCGTCTGCGGCTCGCCGTTCTGCGGATACATATAGGTATTGTCGAAATAAACAAAGGGCACGCCCGCGGTACGGCTGGCGTCCAACGCATTCTGCAGCATGGTCGGAAATTGCCGCTCCCACAGCGCCGAATCCGGCGGCAGGCCGGCGGCGAAATACACCACGTCGCTGCCCTTCACCGCCGCCAGGGTCTGCTGTGCATCGAGCAGGTCGGCCGCGACCAGCGTATCGCTGTCGTTGACCTTCCTCGGGTTGCGGCTGACCAATCTTAAATCATCGGTGTACGCGCGCTTCAGTTCACGCGCCAGCTCTTGGGCGATCTGGCCACTGGCGCCCAGGATCGTTTGCATTGGCGTTCCTCATCGCAATGAAAAAAACTCCGCCCACTCAGGGCGGAGCAAAAGTGCTTGTTCGCGCTTAACTGTTCACGAACGCCAGCAGATCGGCGTTGACCTGATCGGCATGGGTAGTCGGTATGCCGTGCGGCGCGCCCTTATAGGTATGGAGCGTGCCGTTTTGCACCAGCTTGGCCGACAGCGCGCCGGAATCCTGATAAGGCACCACCTGGTCGTCGTCGCCGTGGATCACCAGCACCGGAATGGCAATCTTCTTGAGATCTTCGGTGAAATCGGTCTGCGAGAAGGCGACGATGCCGTCATAGTGCGCCTTGGCGCCGCCCATCATGCCCTGCCGCCACCAGTTCCAGATAATGGCCTCCGACGGTTTGGCGCCCGGACGGTTATAGCCGTAGAACGGGCCGGCGGGCACGTCGTAATAGAATTGCGCCCGGTTGGCGGCCAGCTGCGCCTGGAAATCATCGAATACCGATTTTGGGGTGCCCTGCGGGTTACTGTCCGTTTTCACCATCAGCGGCGGCACCGCGCTGATCAGCACCGCTTTGGACACCTTGTCCTCGCCGTGGCGCACGATGTAGCGCACCACCTCGCCGCCGCCGGTCGAGTGGCCCACGTGCATGGCGCCCTGTACGCCGAGGTGTTTTACCACCGCGGCGACATCATCGGCGTAGTGATCCATGTCGTGCCCTTCCCACACCTGGCTGGAGCGGCCGTGGCCGCGGCGATCGTGCGCAACCACGCGGAACCCTTTGTTCACGAAGAACAGCATCTGGGCATCCCAGTCATCGCTGGACAGCGGCCAGCCGTGGTGGAAGTAGATAACCTTGCCGTTTTTTGGGCCCCAATCCTTGTAGAAAATCTCGACGCCATCGCTGGTCGTTACATAACCCATGTCGTTTCTCCCATTTACACTCTGGTTAAAAAAGAAGGTTTATACTGCGCACGGCACCGGGATCTCTGGCTCCCTCATCCCGGTTGGCCGACGATCTTGCGTTGATCGTTTAACGAGTATAGGTTTAAAGTTCACTTTAAGGTCAAACCCAATTCGGCAAACCGCATTCCCGCTTTCACTCGGCATCAGGAGAATTCAAGTGCAGGGAGATGACATCCTCATGACGATGGAGCCGCGGCTTGCCGCCCAGCGCCACGCCTTCCTGCGCGACGGCGCGCCGACGATGCAACAGCGCAAGGCCGCCCTGCGCCGCTTGCGGAGCGCCATTCTGGCCCAGCGCGCCGCGCTGGCGGCGGCCGTCAGCGCGGACTTCGGCCACCGTTCGCCTTACGAAACCGACATTCTGGAGATTCTGGTCACCGTTCAGGCGATCGATTACCTGCTGCGCAACCTGAAACGCTTCATGAAGCCGGAGCGCCGCCACGTCGCCCTGCCGTATCAGGCCGCACGCGCCTATGTGCAATATCAGCCCAAGGGCGTGATTGGCATCATGGCGCCGTGGAACTATCCCTTCTCGTTGACCTTCATCCCGCTGGCCACCGCCCTGGCCGCCGGCAACCGCGTGATGCTGAAACCTTCGGAGCTCACGCCGCATACCAGCCGCCTGATCGAAACGATGCTGGCGGCGCTGTTTCCCGCCGATGAGGTCGCCGTCGTGACCGGCGGGCCGGACGTCGGGGCCAGATTCAGCGAGCTGGCGTTCGACCATCTGGTGTTCACCGGCAGCACGGCGATCGGCCGTCAGGTCATGCAGGCGGCCGGCAAACATCTGGTGCCGTTAACGCTCGAACTGGGCGGCAAAAGCCCTGCCGTTATGGCGCGCGGCGCGGTTAACGCCAGAAACGTCAAGAGCGTGGCGTTCGGCAAGCTGTCGAACGCGGGCCAAACCTGTATCGCGCCCGATTACCTGCTGGTTCATCAGGACGATCTGGCAAGCTTCATGGCGCTCTATGACGCGGCGGTTAAAAGCTTTTATCCCGACGGGCCAACCGGCGACGACTACGGCGCCATCATCAACGACAGGCACTATCGCCGCTTGCAAGCGCTGCTTGCCGACGCACAGGCGCGCGGCGCGAAAATCCATCCGGTCGGCCACCGCCCCGACTCGGCGTCTGAACGGCCGAACACGCTGGCCCCTACGCTTATCGTCGGCGCCCCCGATGACAGCGCGATCATGCAAGAAGAGATCTTCGGGCCGCTGCTGCCGGTACGCACCTACGCCGCCTTTGATGAAACGATCGACGTTATCAACGCCGCGCCCCGCCCGCTCGCGCTCTACTACTTCGGCCCGCCGGGCGAGGATCGGGACCGGCTGCTGGCGCGCACCGCCTCCGGCAACGTCAGCATCAACGCCACCCTGCTGCACTTCGCCCAGGACGATCTGCCGTTCGGCGGCATCGGCCCCAGCGGCATGGGGGCCTGTCACGGCATCGAAGGATTTCGGGCGCTGAGCCACGCCAAAGGCGTTTTCATCCAGAGCCGCTGGCGCTTTACCGACCTGCTGCGCGCGCCGTTCGGCAAGCTGGCGGACGCGGTGCTCGCGTTCATGTTGCGGCGCCGATAACGCGGCGTGTTGACTATCAATAGCACACCCATAAATCGCCGCAAGCTATCACAATATTCACTCATTCCTATTTTATCTCTCCGCCGCCGCTGACTAAGCTTAGCCCTATGTCCCCCTTTGCCCGTTGGCGGCGAGGGTGACGTAAATCGATTGAGTTCAGTTATTTAGCGCAACACCCGACGCAAGCCTTACCCGCATGCCTTGTTAACCGCTCCACGCCCGGCGGCTGGAGCATCTTTACGGAAGCAGAGAGCGCATTATGACAACTGAAAGCAAATGCCCGTTTTCGGGCGGCAAGCAGCCCGCACCGCAGAACGGCCCCACCAATCAGGATTGGTGGCCTAATCAGCTCAGCCTGAAACCGCTGCACCAGCACTCCCCCCTGTCCGATCCGATGGATAAAGACTTCAACTACGCCGATGCCTTCAACAGCCTCGATCTGGCGGCGGTCAAACAGGATCTGCACGCCCTGATGACCGACTCGCAGGAATGGTGGCCGGCGGACTTCGGCCACTACGGCGGCCTGTTCATCCGCATGGCCTGGCACAGCGCCGGCACCTACCGCATCGGCGACGGCCGCGGCGGCGCAGGCGAAGGCCAGCAGCGCTTCGCCCCGCTCAACAGCTGGCCGGACAACGTCAGCCTCGACAAGGCGCGCCGTTTGCTGTGGCCTATCAAGCAGAAATACGGCCGCAACATCTCCTGGGCCGACCTGATTATCCTGACCGGCAACGTGGCGCTGGAATCGATGGGCTTCAAAACCTTCGGCTACGCCGGCGGCCGCGCCGACACCTGGGAGCCGGACGACGTCTACTGGGGCTCTGAGAAGATCTGGCTGGAACTGAGCGGCGGGCCGAACAGCCGCTACTCGGGCGACCGCGATCTGGAAAACCCGCTGGCGGCGGTGCAGATGGGCCTGATTTACGTCAACCCGGAAGGCCCGGACGGCAATCCCGATCCGGTGGCCGCCGCGCGCGACATCCGTGAAACCTTCGCCCGCATGGCGATGAACGACGAAGAAACCGTGGCGCTGATCGCCGGCGGCCACACCTTCGGCAAGACCCACGGCGCCGGCCCGGCGTCTCACGTCGGCGCCGATCCGGAAGCCGCCGGACTGGAAGCGCAGGGCCTCGGCTGGCACAGCACCTTCGGCACCGGCGTCGGCAAAGACGCCATCACCAGCGGCCTGGAAGTCACCTGGACCACCACCCCGACCCAGTGGAACCGTGGATCCAGCCTGCTTTTTTGTACAAAGTTGGCATTATAAAAAAGCATTGCTCATCAATTTGTTGCAACGAACAGGTCACTATCAGTCAAAATAAAATCATTATTTGAGATCTGAATTCACTGGCCGTCGTTTTACAACGTCGTGACTGGGAAAACCCTGGCGTTACCCAACTTAATCGCCTTGCAGCACATCCCCCTTTCGCCAGCTGGCGTAATAGCGAAGAGGCCCGCACCGATCGCCCTTCCCAACAGTTGCGCAGCCTGAATGGCGAATGGCGCCACGCTTCCCGAAGGGAGAAAGGCGGACAGGTATCCGGTAAGCGGCAGGGT